>OCFP01000001.1_pt1 | contig 44637 bp, 45 predicted proteins | sample 1480081 | NCBI WGS metagenome assembly OCFP01 (sample SAMN02324088, study PRJEB22366) | soil metagenome | biome: mixedwood plains | place: Canada | collected 2009-09
ACCCTGCCGCTTACCGGATACCTGTCCGCCTTTCTCCCTTCGGGAAGCGTGGCGCCATTCGCCATTCAGGCTGCGCAACTGTTGGGAAGGGCGATCGGTGCGGGCCTCTTCGCTATTACGCCAGCTGGCGAAAGGGGGATGTGCTGCAAGGCGATTAAGTTGGGTAACGCCAGGGTTTTCCCAGTCACGACGTTGTAAAACGACGGCCAGTGAATTCAGATCTCAAATAATGATTTTATTTTGACTGATAGTGACCTGTTCGTTGCAACAAATTGATGAGCAATGCTTTTTTATAATGCCAACTTTGTACAAAAAAGCAGGCTGGATCCACCGGCTTCCTTGCGGCTCTTGAACGCGAAGTACCCGCCGCAGCGCAGTTCGCGCTGGTGGATGTGTTCGCTCACTTCGCTGAGCTGGTGGGCCTTGATCTCCGACACCACCAGCGCCGCGCCGGTGCTGTCGCGGCGCGCGGCGCCATTGCGGGCGATGTGGTCGATGTCGTCGAAGGTCTTGCGCGAGGTGACGATGTACACCGGTGCGAACGGGTCGCGCTCGAGGCGCATCGATGCCAGTTCGTCGGCATGGGAATGGGTGGCGGCGATGGCTGGCGCGCCTAGCAGTGCAGCGCCGACCAGCATGGCGGAGATGGTGCTGTGCAATCTCATCAGAACGCTCCTGTCTGGCCGGATGGAACGCCTTCCGGCGGGCAAAGGAAGACCGTCGCCGTCCGCGGCGGACGACCTTCCTGAATGGATGGGTATGGGCGAGCCGCCAGTCCCGCTTTCCGCGGAACGTTCCCTGGCATGCCTCGCCATCGTGCGTCACAAGTGGCGACCCCGGCCGGAGCCGGGGTCGCTTTTTCGCGTGTTGCCGTTACCGATCGGGTGCGATCAGAACGTGACGCTCCAGCTGTTGATGTAACCGACGTCACCACCGGCGTTGTCGTTCACCCGCAACTTCCAGGTACCGTTCAGCACTTCGGTCGAGAGGTTCAGCGTCACCGTCTTGTTGATGTTGTCGGTGCTGCTGCCGGTGCGGTTGTGGATGTTGTAGAGCGAACCGTCCGGGGCCACCAGGTCCACCTTGAGGTCACCCTGGTAGGTATGCACGATCGCCACCGTCACCGAGGCATTGCTCGGCGCGTTGCCGGTGCGGCCGGAGACCGTGATCGGGCTGTCGACCGTGCTGTTGTCGCTGATCGTGTAGTCGGTGGTGTTGCTGTAGGTCTGCGTGCCGCCGCCACCGCCGGTGGTGTAGCTGCCGGTGAGCGTGGCACCCGAGAACGCGCTGTACCCCTTGATCAGCACCGAGTAGGTACCGGCCTGGGCGGTGGCGATGTTGCAGGTCTCGGCATTGGTGCCGCCTTCGGACTTGCAGTCGTAGTTGGTGGTGCTCGGGGTGCCGTTGAACTTGACGTACATGTCAGCGTCACCGGTACCGCCGGCGGTCACGAACTTGAGACCGGTCGCGCCAGCCGGGACCGCCAGGGTCCAGATCTGGCTGCTGCCGCTCGCGCCGGAGATGGCCTTGGCGACGCCATTGGTCAGCGCACCACCGGTCGGCGGCGGCGTGGTGCCGCAGCTGACGCCGACGGCGGTGAACGCCGCGGTCACGTCGGCCTTGGTGAAGCCCAGGTCGGTGGCCGCGGTTTCGACACCGCAAGCACCCTGGTTGAAGGTGCTGCTCGAGGTCCAGTAGTCACGGTTGGCACGGGCGAAGGCCTGGAACGCCTTCTGCGTGTTCCAGCCGGACGTGGTCGCCAGCAGGTAGAACGCCTTGTTGTACACGCCGGACGAGTAATGCACGTCCATGCCGCTGGTGTAGTTCGAGGCGTGGCCGATCGAGCTGCCGTCCTGCGGCGGGTTGGCCATGTAACGCAGCGCGCCGTTGCCCTTGAAGATCTGGGCGCCGACCAGGAAGTCGTTGCTGCCGTGCATGAAGTACTCGGCGGCTTCACCGGCGATGTCCGAGTAGGCTTCGTTCATGCCGCCGGACTGGCCGGAGTACACCAGCCCCGACTGCTGCTCGGTGTAGCCGTGCGAGACCTCGTGCGCGGACACGTCCAGGCTGACCAGCGGATAGAACGTGGTCGCGCCGTCGCCGAAGGTCATCGCCGTGCCGTTCCACGTCGCGTTTTCGTAGTTGTTGCTGTAGTGCACGCGCATCTGCAGCTGGAAGGTCAACGGCGGTGCCGCCATGTACGCCTGGTACATGTTGAAGATGACATTACCGAAGAAGTGGGCGTCGTTCAGCGGCGAATATGCGCCGTTGATGGCCTTCACGGTATTGCGCGGGCAGGTGTACGAGAACGCCGTGCTGCCGCTGGTGCCGTGGTTGAGGTTGACCGTCTTGACGTTGGTGTTGTTCATCGTGCAGGTGGTGCCACTCTGCGCGACGTCGTTGTAGCCGTAGGTCGTGCCGTACTCGTACTGGCCGGTCTTGGCGTTGCCGCCGGGGCCGGTGCCGATCAGGGCATGCTGCAGGTTTTCCCACTGCTTGAGGATCTTGCCGTTGTTCGCGTCGACGATGATGTACGGACGCGTCGGCGAGCCGCCGGCGAGCGAGTCGGCGAAGTACGACACGAAATACGCCAGGTGGGAGCGGCCGTTGTCGTCGACGAAGATCACCTTCTCCGACTTCTGGTTCTCGATCAGGGTGCGGTTGCCGAGGCCGGCGCGCTTGCCGATCGCCAGTGCGTGCGAGCTGCCCAGCTTGCCCTGGACCGAGCCGATTTCGCTGGCCAGTCCTTCGGTCTTGCGGCCGAACAGCGCGCGCACGTTGCCGTTCGCGTCTTCACTGACGATCACCTGCTCGCCGAACACCGGGACGCCACGGAAGGTCTGCTGGTAGCGGGTGTTGCGCACGCCGTGGTCGGCATTGCGGGCCTTGAGGACGAGGCGCGATTCCGAATCCAATCCCAGCAACTGGGCATGGCGTTCGTGCGCCATCGTGGCGATGCTGTTTGCCGCGGCGTTCTGCTTCTTGAGCTGACCGACATTGAGCTTTTGGAGATCGACGCGGTCTGCGGCCGAAACCCCACCGGCGACCAGCGCCAGCGTGGTGGCAGCGAAGAGCGCCTGCATGCGTAAGTTGCGATTCACTAGGTGATACCCCCGACTGAAGTTGATGTGCGCCGCGCAATCGCGGCTCGTTTCACGAGCAGTGGTGCGTCCCGCCCCTGCACCGTCGCGCCATCTGTGCGGTCTGGACGGTGTCTACGGATACCGCGGGAAGTCGCCTCCCCAACGGCCCGTGGACGCTAGTGGGCCGTTTAGCGTGGAGTCAACAAGGGCCTCGGCAGGATCGTGCCCGTTCTTTGCGCATTGCAGCAGGATCTGGTTGCAGAAGGCTCAAAAACGCAGGCTTATGCGTGTTGCGCCGCAAAACTCCGTACGCTCGCGTCCGGGTTCCGGGATGACAGATTTGTTGCGCTGCAGCAGGAGTCTGCGCTGCCGTTTATCGGCAAAACCTGACCGAACAGTGCCGAAACCGGCTCAGGCGTGGCAGGAACTGTGACGGTTTTCCGTATGGCACGGCGCTTGGCCCTAGCCAGTTGGACCGGACCGCTAGAGCATTCCGGTTTCGAGCCGGGCCGCCTCGGACATCATCGTGCGGTTCCACGGCGGGTCGAACACCAGCTCGACATCGGCCTCGACCACGGTCGGGATCAGTTCGAGCTTGCTGCGCACGTCGTCGACCAGGATGTCGCCCATGCCGCAGCCCGGCGCGGTCAGGGTCATCCTGATGTCCACTTCGCGCTGGCCGTCCTCGCGGGTACGCACGACGGCTTCATAGACCAGGCCCAGGTCGACCACGTTGATCGGGATCTCCGGGTCGAAGCAGGTGCGCAGCTGCTTCCATACCAGCTTCTCGACCTCGTCGTCCGAAGCGCCGGCGGGCAGCTCCAGCGGCACCGGCGGTTCCTTGCCGATCGCGTCGGCATCCCTGCCGGCGACCCGGAACAGGTTGCCCTCGACGAACACCGTGTAGCTGCCACCGAGCGCCTGGGTGATGTAGCCGATGCTGCCCGCCGGCAACGTGACTTCGTCGCCCTGCGGCACGAGGACGACAGCGCAATCGCGCTCGAAACGGACGGGTTCGCTGCTACGGGAATACATGTCTTCAAGATGCGGGCACCGATTCGCGGTGCAAGACCGCCCATTCTACGGATCGTGCAGCCGCTATGCTTTGCCGATGATTGCCAGCCACGTGCCTGCCGATGGCGGGCCTGCCACCCGCATGCCTGCCACGCAGGACCGCAGCATCCCCTGGTTCGCGCTCGCCCTGCTGGCGCTTGGTTGCGCGGGCTTCGCGGCGGCCTGGACCGCGGTGGCGATGCTCACCGGTGCGCAATGCGCGTGGATGGCACCGCTTTCTGCGCTCGATGCCGCTTGGCTGTTGCGACTGGGGGGCGCGAAACCGGGCGCGGCGCGGATGGGACTCGGGATCGCCGCGACGGTCGTGACCATCGTGCTCGCCAACTGGAGCATCGTCGCGGCGAACCTGGCCGGGATGATGGGGCTCGACTTCCTCGGCTCGGCGCTCAGGCTGGGTCCGTCACTGGCGTGGACGCTGTCCGGGCTGGCCAACGGCGCGGCCGAACTGGCATGGATGGCCGCCGCGCTGGTACTGGCGGCGATCGCGTCGCGCTGACTCAGGCGTACGCCGCGTCGAGGCAGCGCGCGAAAACTTCCATGCCCTGCCTGATTTCGCTGGTCGACATCGCCGCGAACCCCATCAACAGGCCAGCGCGGTCCGGCGCCGAGAGGTAAGCCGGGGCGATGTGCGCGGTCACCACGCCTGGCGCATTACCTGATGATGTTCGCGATGGCCGGCGCGTGTTTCCTGCTCGCGAGACGCTGGCCGCCGCTGCTCCGGCGACCATTGCTGTTCGGCGCGACCTACGGACTCATCCTCTATGCCGTGATGACCTATGTCGTGGTGCCGCTGTCCGCAGCCGGGGCAAGTCCAAAAGACGCGTCGTGGATCGCCTGCAGCATCGCGATGCACATTCTGGTCGGCGTGCTGTGCGCGTGGTTCGCCCGACGCGCACTGTCGTCGCGACGACTCAGTGCCCGCCGTCGAGCGCCTTCAGCTCACTGACCAGCGCGCTCGCCATCTCGCTGCCGTCGCCGTAGAGCATGCGCGTGTTGTCCTGGTAGAACAGCGCATTCTCGATGCCGGCGAAGCCGGTGCCCTTGCCGCGCTTGATGACGATCGTGTTTTTCGAGTTGGTCACGTCGAGGATCGGCATGCCGTAGATCGGCGAGGCCGGGTCGGTCTTCGCCACCGGGTTGACCACGTCGTTGGCGCCGATCACCAGCGACACGTCGGTGTTGGCGAACTCGGGATTGATGTCGTCCATGTCGGCGATCAGGTCGTAGGGCACGCCGGCTTCGGCGAGCAGCACGTTCATGTGCCCGGGCATGCGCCCCGCGACCGGGTGGATCGCGAACTTGACCTTGACCCCGCGCTCGATCAACCGCTGCGACAGCTCCCAGATCTTGTGCTGCGCCTGCGCCACCGCCATGCCGTAGCCGGGCACGATCACCACGCGTTCGGCGTAGGCCATCATCGCTGCGACGTCGCCGGCTTCGATGGGCTTCTGCGAGCCCGAGATTTCCTGCGCTTCGCCACCGCCGCCGAAGTTGGAGAACAGCACGCCGCTGATCGGCCGGTTCATCGCCTTGGCCATCAGCCGCGTCAGCAGCATGCCGGCCGCTCCGACCATCATGCCGGCGATGATCAGCGCCTCGTTTCCGAGCACGTAGCCCTCGAATGCCACCGCAAGCCCGGTCAGCGCGTTGTACAGCGAGATCACCACCGGCATGTCGGCGCCGCCGATCGGCAGCGTCATCAGCACGCCGAACGCGAGCGCGGCAAGAAAGAACGCGACGATCGCCGGCACCCCAAGCGAATGGATCACGATGCCGCCGAGCACCACCGCACCGATCGCCACGGCAGCGTTGAACCACTGCTGTCCCGGGAAGGTGTAGCGCTTGTCCATGCGCCCGTCGAGCTTGGCCCAGGCGATCACCGAGCCGGAGAGCGAGACCGAGCCGATCAACGCGCCGAGCACCGCCAGCACCAGCGTCACGATGTTCGGAGCGCGGCCTTCGGACGAATAACGCAGCAGTTCGACCGCACCGATCGCCGCTGCCGAGCCACCACCCATGCCGTTGAACAACGCAACCATCTGCGGCATGTCGGTGATCGCAACTTTCTTGCCCCACAGCCATGCGACAGCGGTGCCAATGACGGTCGCGAGCACGATCAGGCCGAGGTTGTGCAGGCCGGGCAGCGCAAGCGTGGCCACGGTCGCGATCACCATGCCCAGGCCTGCCCACTGGATGCCACTGCGCGCAGTCTTCGGCGAGGCCATCCGTTGCAGGCCGAGCAGGAACAGGGTCGCGGCGACGAAATAGCTGGCCTTCACCAGCAACGGCAGCCAGGTCATGGCTTGGCTCCGTGCTTGTCGCCGGCATCGGGTTTCTTGGACGACTTGAACATGTCGAGCATGCGCTCGGTCACGACGTAGCCGCCGGCGGCGTTGCCCGCGCCGAGCAGCACCGCGACGAACCCGATCACCTTCTCCAGCGTGGTATCGGCATGGCCGAGCACCACCATCGCACCGATCAGGACGATGCCGTGGATGAAGTTCGATCCCGACATCAGTGGGGTGTGCAGGATCACCGGCACCCGCGAGATGATCACGTGGCCGGCGATCGCCGCCAGCATGAAGATGTACAACGCCACGAACCCGTCCGCCATGCGCCCCACCCCGTTGTCACGTCGCCTGCATCATAACGATCCCTGAATGTGGACGGGATGCCGTACCGGCTGCCGCGTCAACCGATCCCGTGGCCCTGCGTTGACCTCCTCGCAGGGACCGACCTGCTTCCAGGAGAGCGCCATGGGATGCATCACGAGAGCCGGGCTTGGAATGGCGTTGGCATTGGGCATGCTGGGTGCAGTCGATACCGCTTCGGCCCGGGATCGCGGTGACCGCGTGGACCATGCGATGGACCACCGGGGCGAGCGCATCGACCAGCGCCTCGACCGGCGCGGCGACCGCATCGACCATCGGCTGGAACGCCGCGCAGCGTGGGCCGACAACCACGGCCACGAGCGCCTGGCGCAGCTCCTGGATCGCAAGGGCGACCGGATCGACGCACGGCCGGATCGCCGCGGCGACCGCGCCGAGGCACGCTGGGATCGCCGTGGCGACCGCTTCGACCGCCGCTGGGATCGCAGGCATTGAGCTTGGTTGGCGGCAGGCTGTCGGACGTATGCTCGAACGCGTGACCACCGATGCCGACGATGACATTCGGGCGGCGCGCCCTGCGCTGGCGGCCAGCGACGTGCCCGCGTCGCACCACGCATCGCTGGATGCCTTCCTCGCCGGCATCGGTGCGCGCGCATTCCGCTTCGCCGAACTCGGGCTGCGGCAGCGCGACGATGCGCTCGATGCGGTGCAGGACGCGATGATGAAGATGCTTGGCTACCGCGACCGCCCGCCTGCCGAATGGACGCCGTTGTTCTGGAGCATCCTGCGCAGCCGCATCGTCGACCTGCAGCGACGCCGGACGTTCCGGCTGCGCTGGCTCGCGCCGCAGCAACCCGCTAACGCCGACACGATCGACTGGGCCGACAGCGGCCCCGATCCGGCACGCCACCACGACGGCCGACAAGCCTGGGGGCGGATCGCCGAAGCGCTGCGCAGCCTGCCGCGACGCCAGCGCGAGGCCTTCACCTTTCGTGTACTCGAGGAACTGGATGTCGCCAGCACTGCGCAGGCGATGGGTTGCAGCGAAGGGTCGGTGAAAACGCATCTGTCGCGCGCGCGCGAAGCGCTGCAGCGGCAACTGGAGGAATTTCGATGAGCATGGATTTGAAGAACGACGACACCGATTTCAACAGCCGCGACTTCGATGCCAGCCTGCGCCAGCACCACGCGCAGGCCGTGGCGAACCTGTCGGCACGCACGCAGGCGCAATTGCAGACGCGCCGGCGCGCGGCCGCGGCGCCGATCCGGCACGCGCCACTGCGAGGCTACGCATGGCCATTGGCCGCTGCCTGCGCCGTCGGTGTGCTGGCGATGGGATCGCAGTGGCGCCAGGCCGACTTCCCGCTTCCGGCCGCGACCCCGGTCGCCGTCGCCCCGGGCAGCGCGGATGCCGCGGGCGAATCTGCCGCCGACGAGTTCGACGCATACACCATGCTCGACGAAGCCCCCGATCTCTACCTGTGGCTGGCATCGAACGATGCCGCCACGCTCGCGATGGAGTAAGACGATGAACCGGATTGATATGTCAGGGATGCGCGCTTTGAGCGTTCTTGCGTCGTTGCTGCTGGCGTTGCTGTGCGCCACGCCCGCCTTCGCCCAGGAGACGACACGGGCCGCCACCCATCCCGCGTGGGAGCAACTCGGCACTGCCGAGCGCGACCTGCTGACGGCGCCGGTGCGCGAGCGCTGGAACAGCAATCCGGGCGAGCGTGCGCGGATGCTGGAGCACGCCCGGCGCTGGCAGGCCATGACTCCGGAACAGCGCCAGCGTGCGCATCACGGCATGAAGCGCTGGTCGCATATGGATCCGGACAAACGTGCCGAGGCGCGCGCGCTGTTCGGCAAGATGCGCCACATGTCGCCGGAACAACGCAAGGTCTTGCGCGAACAGTGGCACGCGATGACGCCGGAGCAGCGCAAGGCGTGGATCGAGGCGAATCCGCCGCAGCCGCGACGCTGACGACGGATCGCGACGCGGGCCGTCGCAGATCCCGGTCGGGACCGGCCGGGGTCCGACGGACCATCCGTCACGACACCGGCGAACAGGAGGCAAGCCGGTTTAGCCGGCGCGCGCCGACGCGTTCGGGTCCATTGTGTCTGACGGCTCGCCGCGGGGCGGCCACACCGTCTTAGACAGCAACTCGTCTTCCCAATCGAACACGAGCGCGCCGTCCTTGAGCAGCAGGCTGGCGAAGTTGTAGACGTTGCGCGCGTACATCTCGCTGGCATGCAGCGCGCCGCTGCTGGCGAGATTCAACGGGCCATCGATGACGACGCCGTCGTGGTCGATGGTTTCGCCGGGCCGGGTCAATTCGCAATTGCCGCCGGTTTCCGCGGCAAGGTCGACGATCACGCTGCCCGGTTTCATCCCCGCGACCATCCCCGCGCTGATGATCTTCGGCGCCGGGCGACCCGGCACCGCAGCGGTGCAGACGATGACGTCGATGTTCTTCAGGTGTTCGGCGAGGCGGCGTTGCTGTTCGGCGCGCTCGTCGTCGGTGAGCGCACGCGCGTAACCACCTTCGCCTGCGGCGCTGACGCCGAGGTCGAGGAACTTGCCGCCGAGCGACTGGATCTGTTCGCGCGTCTCCGGCCGCACGTCGAAGCCTTCGACCTGTGCGCCCAGGCGCCTGGCGGTCGCGATCGCCTGCAACCCGGCGACGCCCGCGCCAACGATCAGTACCTTCGACGGCCGGATCGTGCCGGCGGCGGTGGTCAGCATCGGGAAGAATCGCGGCGCCAGCTGCGCGGCGATCAGCACGGCCTTGTAACCCGCCATGCCGGCCTGCGAGCTGAGCACGTCCATAGCCTGCGCACGGGTGGTGCGCGGCAATTTCTCCAAGGGGAACGCGACGATGCCGCGCGTCGTGATCGCGTCGCCGCGTGCTTCGTCGGCCTGCGGCTGCAGGATGCCGATCAACACCGCACCCGGCTTCAGCCTCGCGATCGCATCCGCGGCCGGCGGTTGCACGCACGGGACGATATCGGCGTCGGAGACGGCCGCCTGCGCGTCATCCACCAGCTGCGCGCCGGCGTCGGCATAGGCCTGGTCCGGAAAGTGCGCATGGCGACCGAGGCCACGCTCGATCCGCACAACGGCGCCGGCGGCAACGAGTTTCCTGCAGGTTTCCGGCGTCAGCGCGACGCGCTTCTCGCCCGGCGCCGATTCGCGCGCAACACCCAAGATCACCGACATGCATCCGCTCCCGTGGCTTCCCCACGCATCCTAGCGAATGCGCGGGGATAACGGCGAAGCGGCAAGTCGGCTAGTTCTGTCCGACGGCGCGGCTGAGGCGCTGCTGCAACTGGCGCATGGCCTCGTCGAACGGTGCCTGTTCGGTGCCTGCGACGAGCCGGCCTTCCGCCAGCAGCGATGCGAGCTGCTCGGCCGAAGCCACCAGCACGCGCACACCTCGGCGATTGACCAGCAGGAAGCGACCGGTCAGGGGACTGACCCAGGCGACCTTGGCGGCGACGTGCTCGCCTTGCGCGTCCAGCAGGCGCAGCCATTCGCCCGGCACCAGCTGGCGCATGCGTTCGGCCACCTTCGGGTCGAAGTCGAGGCCGGCATGGCCGCCGACCACGCGCAGCGGCCCCTGGTCGGTCTCGTCGTCGGCAACTTGCGGCGGCGGCAGCTTGCGCATGCTGCGCGGCAGGTCCGGCTGCGCCAGCGCGCGCACCAGCCCGACCAGCCATTCCTGGGAAACGTTTTCGTCCAGGCCGCAACTGGCGAGGCAGTCGGTGATCGCCTGTTGCAGGGCGATCAGGCGGTCGGCGACGACCGCACCGCGACCTTGGGCCGCCAGTCCGTCGACCACGGTCAATGCATCACCGAGCGCCAGCACGTCGTCGTGCCGCGGCGAGCCGAGTCCGTCGCGCAACAGCGTCTGCACCAGGTGGTGTTGCCAATGTTCGACCAAGAAGTCGCCCACCGCTGCCGTCAACGGCGCCTTGCCCAGTCGCTGCGCGAGTGCGGCGCCGGCTTGCAGGCGCGCCTGCAGCAGGCGCTCCTTGCCGTGCACGGCTTCCGAAGCGCGCTTCTCGAGCAGGTCGACGCGCTTGCGCTGCTGCTCGAGCAGGGCATCGAGCTCGTCCGCAGCGAGCGCGAAGATCTCCAGGTCCTCGTTGTAGTCGGCGACGATGCGCTGGGCGATGCCGGCGGTGCGCTCGAGCAGTTCGCGATCCTGCGGAGTGGCGCCGTCGTTGCCTTCGCAGGCCTCGGTGATGACGTCGAGCAGGCGCCGCGCGGGATGGTCGCGCTTGAGGAACAACCCGTCGTCGGTCAACGCGACCCGCACGTACGGCAGCACCAGGCGCGCGTACAGGCGACGCGCGCGGTCGAGCATGGCGTGGGTCTGGAACAGCGATTCGAACAGCAGGCCGACCAGGTCGACCGCATCGCGCTCGCCCTCGGCGAGCTGGGTCTGTTCGGGATCCAGACCGAGACGGCGTGCGCCCTCGCTGAGCTCGGCGCGGATCGCGTCGGCGAGGCTGCCGGCACCGGCCAGCGCGCGCGCGTAGGGTTCGGGCGGATCGCGCTGCAACAGCGCGGCGACGCTGACCACCTCGGCGGTGCGCAATTCGCGCTTGGGCATCAGCTGGCCACTGACCGACTTGTAATGGCGGGTGGTGGATGCGCTGCCGTCGCCATCGCGCCATGCATGCAGCTTCTCGCGCAACTCGCCGAAGCGGACATGGGCGTCGGTCGGCGTTTCGGCCGTCTCGTCGGGCTTGGCCACTGCGGCCACTTGCGGCGCGCGCGGCGAGCCCGCGTTCGCGATGCCGTAGCCGGCTGCCGCAAGGACGGTGTTGATGCGGCCGTAGAGGTCGCCGAGGACCCGCGAGAGTTCCTGCTCGTACTGCCGGAACAGCATGGGTCGCAGCGTGTCCGGCAATTGCGCGTCGCGGAAGGTCGCGATGAAGGCACCAGCGAGGCGGCCGGCGCCGATCGGGTTCGAAGCCGCCGGCTGCCCGAGTTCGGCGGACAACGCTTCCAGGCGTCCGTCGAGCAACTCGAGCTGGCGCGCATAGCGCTGCCCGATCGACTCGGCGAGCTTTTGTCCTGCATAGTGATAGTCGAGCTGGTCTTCACCGACGAGGTCGAGCGGCAAACCGGCACCGTTACGCGGGCGCAGCGGCAAGGCGCGGAACTCATCGAAGCCCTGCGCGATCAACTGCCGGTAGCGCATGACGAAGGCCGAATTGCGCTGGCGCAGGGTCAACAATGCAGCGTGGTCCTGGCGGCGGCCGCCCGCCAGTCCGGCACGTGCTGCAGAATCATGGAGCGCGTCTTCGATCGGCTGGTACAAGCCACCCGGCACTCCGCCCAATTGCTCGACGGCCAGGCGCTTGATTTCCTCCAGCACGCCAACAGGATTCGAACGCTCGGCATGACCGAACTCACGCAAATGACCCGACATGCGACACCCCTTGCTCGCGCGACCCGGCGCGGCGATTTCCGACACTGAGCGCAGCATAGTGTCACCATGCGTCACTTCATCGACCAAATCCGCGTTCCGTGACCCTTGTCCCACTTCATGCCGACTGACCCCACCGCCCTCACCCATCTCGACGCCCGCCGCTCGGTCCCTTCCAGGCAATTGACCGAGCCCGGCCCCGACCACGCCACCCTGCTGCGCATGCTGCGCTCCGCGGTGCGGGTGCCGGACCATGGCAAGCGCCTGCCATGGCGGTTCCTGCGCATCACCGGCGAAGCACGGCACGCGCTTGGCGAGGCGCTGGTGCGTCGCACGCGCGAACGCGATCCCGACGCCAGCGACGCGGTGATCGACAAGGAGCGGCATCGGTTCTCGCATGCGCCGGTGATCGTCGCGGTGGTCGCAAGGCTCGGCCCCGACGAGAAGATTCCCGAGTCCGAACGCTTTTCCTCGGCCTCATGCGTCTGCTTCGCGTTGTTGCAGGCAGCGCAGGCGTTCGGCTTCGGCGCGCAATGGCTGACCGGGTGGGCCGCTTACGATCCGGCGATCCTGCGCATGCTCGGGCTGGCCGAACACGAGCGCATCACCGGCTTCATCCACATCGGCACGCCGAAGCTGGATGCGCCCGAACGCGAACGCCCTGATCCCGAGGATCTGCTGACCGACTGGACGCCGGCATGAGCTTCGACGGCGGTCCCGGAGCGGCCAGGCCGACGCTCTACCTGGTCGACGCCAGCCTGTATGTGTTCCGCGCCTGGCATTCGATGCCCGACGAGTTCCAGGACGCCGACGGCTGGCCGACCAACGCGGTGCATGGCTTCGCCCGCTTCCTGCTCGAACTGCTCGAACGCGAACGCCCGCGACATATCGTGGTTGCCTTCGACGAGGCGCTGGATTCCTGTTTCCGCAACGCGATCTACCCGGCCTACAAGGCCAACCGCGATCCAGCGCCGGAAGCGCTCAAGCGCCAGTTCGCGCATTGCAAGGCGCTGTGCGCCGCCCTCGGGCTGGTGGTGCTGGCGCACAGCGACTACGAAGCCGACGACCTGATCGGCAGCGCCGCCCATGTCGCGCGTGAACACGGGCATCGCAGCATCATCGTGTCGGCCGACAAGGACATGTCACAGCTGCTCGGCGAATTCGACGAACAGTGGGACTTCGCCAAGGGCCTGCGCTGGGGTGCGACTGGCGTGAAGGCGCGCCATGGCGTGCGGGCGACTCAGATCGCCGACTACCTCGCGCTCACCGGCGATACGGTCGACAACATCCCCGGCGTTCCCGGCATCGGCGCCAAGACGGCCGCGATCCTGCTCGCGCATTTCGACAGTCTCGATGGCCTGCTCGCGCGCATCGATGAAGTGCAGTTCCTGCGCTTCCGTGGCGCTGCCCAGGCCGCGGCGAAACTGCGCCTGCACCGCGATCAGGCGCTGCTGTACCGGCGCCTCACGACGATCGCGCTCGACGCCCCGCTCGATGCGACTGCGCCGGTATTCGCGCGCGGCGCGCCCGACGGCGACCGCCTGCGCGCGCTGTGCGAATCGCTGCGCTTCGGGCCGTTCACCCGCCGCCGCCTGCACACGATCGCGGGCATCGACCTCGCGATGTCACCGGCCACGTCGTAGCATCGGCGCATGAGCCGACCCGACGCCGACAACCCGACTACCGACAGCTGCGAAACCCTGCACGAAGGCAAGTGGCTGCGTCTCGTGCGCCGCGGCAGCTGGGAATCCTGCGAACGCACCCATGGCAAGGGCATGGCAGTGATCATCATCGCCTGCACGCCCGCCGACGAAGTGCTGTTCGTCGAGCAATACCGGGTGCCACTGGGAGCACGCACGATCGAGATGCCGGCCGGGCTCGTCGGCGACGACCACGCCCACGACACACTGGAATCCGCCGCGCGTCGCGAACTGATCGAGGAAACCGGCTGGGACGCGGCCACCGTCGAAGTACTGCTGGTCGGTCCGACATCGTCCGGCATGAGCAACGAACGCATCGCCTTCGTCCGCGCACTTGGGCTGACGCAGGTGGGCGCTGGCGGCGGCGTGGACAACGAGGACATCACCGTGCACGCCGTCCCGCGCAGCGAGGCACCGGCGTGGCTGGTGCAGAAGCAGAGCGAGGGTTTCGAACTCGACCTGAAGCTGTGGGCCGGGTTGTGGATGCTGGAGCGGAATCCCGACGGTTCACCCATCGGCGCCTGAGCGTGGATACGGCCGGATTGAAAGCGTTTTGCGGGCACTTGCCCGGCGCGACATCGCGGCTGCTGGGGCACCCAAGCAACATCCTGGTTTATTCGATCGGCGACAAGAACTTCGCCTGGTTCAAGACCAGCGACCCGGAACGTTGGCGCTTCAGTTTCAAGGTGACCCCGGAGCGCTTCATCGAGCTCACCGGTATCCCCGGAATCAAGCCCGCGCGCTACATGGCCCGCTTCCACTGGGTGACGATCGTCGATGTCAGGACGGTGCCCGAGGCCTATTTGACGGAACTGGTCGAATGGTCCTACCGCAAAGCGCTCGGATCGTTGAGCAAGGCACGCCGGGCCGCGCTGGGCGCCTGAAATCCCGGCGGCGCCTCAAGCCTTCTTCAGGAACTCGGTACGCAACACCAGGCCCTTGACCTTCTCGACGTTGCACTCGATCTCGTCGGCGTCATCGGTGAGCCGGATGTTCTTGACCAGCGTGCCGCGCTTGAGCGTCACCGAAGTGCCCTTCACCTTCAGGTCCTTGATCGTGGTGACCGAATCGCCATCGCTCAGGCGGGTACCGTTGCTGTCCTTGACGACGAGGCTGTCTTCATCCGTCATGTCATTGTCTCCTGCGCACGTCGCGCGAACGCTTCACGCAAAACCGTCGGTCGCGCGCACGAGCGCGTCGATGTTCTCGGCCTCGAACGCCGAATGGCCCGAGGCCGGGCTGATCATGAGCTCGGCCTTCGGCCAGGCCTTGTGCAATTCCCACGCATTCTGGATCGGGCAGACCACGTCGTAGCGGCCGTGCACGATCACACCGGGGATGTCCTTGATCATGTGCGCATCGCGCAGCAACTGGTCTTCGACCTCGAAGAAACCGCCGTTGACGAAGTAGTGGTTCTCGATGCGGGCGAAGGCGAGCGCGAATTTCTCGTCGCCATGGCTGTTGGCGAAATCCTCGTCGATGTGCAGGAAGCTGGTCGCGCCTTCCCAGATGCTCCACGCGCGCGCCGCGGCCAAACGGGTGGCCTCGTCGTCGGACGTGAGGCGGCGATGGAACGCGGAGATCAGGTCATGGCGCTCGACCGGCGGGATCGCATTTACATAGTGCTCCCAGGCATCCGGGAACAGCCGCGATGCACCTTCCTGGTAGAACCACTCCAGTTCCCAACGGCGCAACATGAAGATGCCGCGCAGCACCAGTTCGGTGACACGCTGCGGGTGTTTTTCCGAATAGGCCAGTGCCAACGTCGAACCCCAGCTGCCGCCGAACACCTGCCACTTGGCGATGGCCAGCTTCTCGCGGAGCTTCTCGATGTCGGCGACCAGGTCCCACGTGGTGTTGTCGACCAGGTCCGCGTGCGGCGTCGAACGCCCGCTGCCGCGCTGGTCGAACAGGATGATCCGGTACTTCGCCGGGTCATGGAATCGCCGCATCTTCGGACTGCAGCCACCACCCGGGCCGCCATGCAGCATCACCACCGGCTTGCCGTTCGGATTGCCGCACTGTTCGTACGCCAGCGTGTGGCGGGCATCCACCTGCAGCGTGCCGCTGTCGAAAGGCTCGATCTCGGGATAGAGCGTGCGCATGGGACTCTCTCGCGTGGGGTCCGTGAATTGTAAACCGCTACTGCTTTTGCTTTGGCAAGCACTCACGAGTCACCGCACAACCCACAAACCCGGAGGGCGGCGCACATGGAGGTGCGCCGTTTTCCGCCCGAGCCAGGATGGCGAGTCGGAAAATCCCTCGCCCTCCAATCCGCCGATGCGCTTTGACTTCCAAGGCACTTTCTTTTTGGTGACTTTTCTTTGTGCCCGCAAAGAAAAGTTACCCGCCACAGGCGGAAGCCCTGCTCTCGAAGCACGAAACACAGTTACTGGATCTGCTTTCGCAGGCGCGACAAGGGAGATCGGGGTTAGACCCGGCCCAGCGTGACGCGATCACGCCCTTCCAGGTCACGTTCGGTCGCCACGCCGCTCATGCCCGCCGCCTGCAACAACGCACGCACGGCAGGGCCCTGGTCGAAACCGTGCTCGAGCAGGAGCCAGCCCCCCGGCACCAGGTGCAGCGGCACACCGCGCACGATCGCGCGGATCGCATCGAGGCCGTCGGCACCCGATGCCAACGCCGCATCGGGCTCGAAGCGCAGGTCGTGCAGATGCGGATCGCCGGCCGCGATGTACGGGGGATTGCTGGCGATCAGGTCGAAACGTTCGCCAGCCAGTGGCGCATGCCAGTCGCCGTGGCGGAATTCGACATTCGCAAGCCGCAACGCCTGTGCATTGGCGCGCGCGACGGCCAACGCGTCGCCGCTGGCGTCGGTCGCGACCACGTGCGCGAGGGGACGTTCGTGCGCCAGGGCCAGCGCGATCGCGCCGCTTCCGGTGCCGAGGTCGACGATCCGCAATGGACGGCTCGTCGGCAGGCGTTGCAGCGCCAGTTCGACCAGCAACTCGGTCTCCGGCCGCGGGACCAGCGTATCCGGCGTGACCGCCAGCTCGAACGACCAGAACCCGCGCCGGCCGATGAGGTAAGCAACCGGCTCACCGGCTTCGCGCCGACGCAGCAGCGCCGAGAAACGCTCCACGTCGTCCGCGGCGATGCACGCATCGTCATGCGCGAACAACCAGGTACGCGACTTGCCCAGCACATGCCCGAGCAACACCTCTGCGTCAGCCAGGTCGACACGCGCACGTGCTGTGGCGAGCAGGGCATCGACGCGAAACGGGCGGTCAGGAGTCATCGGACCATCCTAGCGTGCGTGCTGCGTCGCATGTCGCAATCACGCCAGGCATGCGGCATCGCTGGAAACAACGACGCCGCCCGAGTGCGGGCGGCGTCGTTCAAGGCTGGTGCTGGAATTACTTGCCGGCGAGCTGCAGCGGCTGTCCCTTGCGTGCGTCCTTCGCGGCAGCGCAGAGCTTGATGCGCTCGACGATCTGCTTGACCTCCATCGGACCGCCTTCCATGTCCTTCAGGCGAGCGGAATATTTCGCCTCGAACGCATCGGCCTCGGCGACGCTGCAGCCGGTCCCGACATCGAAGCCGGCCAGGCCTGCTCCACCGGGTGCGAGGCGTGCGGCCGCCGCGTCGAAGTTCGCATCCAGCCACTTGCTCAGCGCCGCCCGCGTTTCTTCCTGGGTCTGGCCACCGAGCGCGACGTAGATCTCGTTGCGGCGCAGCAGGCCGGGCTCCAGCACCATCGCGCGGACGCGCTCGCCGAGCTTGGCGTCCTTGGTGCCGCTGAGGGCACCGAGCAGCTGGTTGCGCAGGACCGGATCCTGCGTGGCACGGAAGTGCTTCTCGGCGAGATCGAACGCGGCCGCGCCGCCCTCCTCGACCGCGACGCCGAGCGCGACGCCGCGGCGTTCGCGCGAGGTGGCGTCGGCATCGAGCTTGCCGTCGCCATCGATGCCCAGCACGGCGCGACCCTGCTTGTTCATTTCGGCCCGCACCGCCGGGTCCTTGAAGCCATAGGCGAACATGCCGATCAGGTTGTTGCGCAGCAGGCGATCGTCATCCGGCTCGCCGGCTTTTTCGGTCAGGCCCAGCTGCTGCAGGCGCGGGCGATAGATGTCGGCGCCGTTGGCCAGCAGTGCCTTGCGCTCGGCTTCATCGGTGAGCAGGTGTTCCTTGATCCATTCGATGTTGCCGGCGCCGGCGGTGACGGTCTGGCGCACCTTCGAAGTCGCGAACTGCGGCAACGCCGCCAGCATCTGCGCCGACGTCAGCGTGCCGGCGCCGTAGGCGGCGGTGACCGAATCGGCATAGACGCGCTGCTCGCGCTCGTCGAGCTTGGCGAAGTTGTCCGACAGTGCCTGCTGCAGCTTCGGCGCCAACGCGAAGCGGTAGTAGCCGGCGCCGTGCGCGTTCGGCATCACCCAGGCCGGGCAGCTTTGCGCGGCGGTGAGTTCGAAACGCGCCTGCTTGCCGCTGACCAGCCCGCTCTGTTCGCGGATGGTGCCGCCGTCGTCGTAACGCACGCTCAGCGGGATGCCCCAGGTCTGCGCGGCGCTGGCGGTGGAACCCAGCGGCAGGTAACGCTGCTGCTGCAGCACCAGTGCCGGGGTCTTGCCGCTGCAGTCGATGTCGACACTGAGGAACGGCACGCCCGGCTGGTCGATGAAGCTGAGGAACGAAGCTTTGACGCCTGCGGCGTCCTTGCTCTGCGCGGCCAGCGCCTCGATCAGGTCGGTGCTGGTGGCGTTGCCGCGCGCATGCGCCTTCATGTAGTTGCGCACGCCGGTGCGGAACGCGTCCTCGCCGATGAAGTTTTCGAACATCGCCAGCACCGCGCCACCCTTCTGGTAGGTGATGCCGTCGAAAGCGGCCGCGATCTCGGTGAAATCATTGATCGGCTGGTGGATGCGGCGGGTGCTCGCGAGGCTGTCGGCGCCCATCGCGCCGAGCGCGCCCTGCAGGATGCCGCGATCGGTGTGCGCCTGCGGATCGAGCTGGCCGTGGATCTTGTTGCCCATCCAGGTGGCGAACGCCTCGTTGAGCCAGAGGTCGTCCCACCACTGCATGGTGACGAGATTGCCGAACCACTGGTGCGCGAGCTCATGCGCGCTGACGCCGAGGAAACCCTGGCGCTGGCCGACGGACGACTTCTCGTCCGGAAACATCAGGCTGTCGCGGTACACGATCAGGCCCGCGTTCTCCATCGCGCCGGCGGCGAAATCCGGCGCGGCGACGTTGTCGAGCTTGTCGAACGGATACGGCACGCCGAAGTAGTCCTCCAGCGCGAGCACGATCTTCGGCGTGTTCGCCAGCGAATACGTCATCTTGGCGCCCTGGCCCTTGGCGGCGAGGCCGCGCAGCGGGATGGGTTTGGTGCGGCTGCCGTTCGGCGCGATGTCCGGGCCCTGCGGCAGGTCCCACGGGCCGACCGCGAACGCGATCAGGTAGCTCGGCAACGCTTCGGTACGCGCGTAGCTGACCTTCTTCCAGCCGTTGCCGAGTGCCTCGGTCCTGGTCTCGCTGGTGTTGGCGACGGCGACGTCCCCTTCCGGCACGATCAGGGTGATGTCCCACGGCTGCTTGAAGCTGGGTTCGTCGAAACCCGGCCAGGTGTTGCGTGCGCCGAGCGCTTCCATCTGCGTCACGACGTAGTCGCTGCCATCCGGCTTGACCCGGTAGGCGCCGTCCAACTGGCCGAAGGGTGCGTCGTAGGCGATCTCGATCGTGGCCTTGCCGGCGGGGATCTTTTCCGCGGCGATGAGCTTGAGCACACCGGAGACGTGCACTTGCTCCGCGGTGAGCGCGAGGCGCTTGCCGTTGGCGAGGACGGCCTCGGCCTTGCCGATCTTGAGGTCGCGGCCGTGCATCCAGATGACATTGGTGGCTTCGGCGACCGTTGCCTGGATGCGCGTGGTACCGCTGAAGCGCTCCTGCTTCGGATCAAGCTTGAGTTCGAGCTGCACCAGCGACGGCACCACGTTGCGCGGCAGCTGGCCGGCAGGAGTGTCAGAGGCCGGAACCGCGTCGGCAGCGGATGCGGCACCAGCCGCGAGCAGTGCGGTGGCAAGGAGACTACGGCGCAGCAGGGTCATCAGGAAGCTCCGGGCAATGAACGCCGAAGCTTACGGGGCCTCCAGCCCTGCCGGCCCCTGACGAAAGTCAGGGCCCGGCGGCGGGTGCCCGGCCAGACAGCGCCGGATCAGGTGGCGGCCTGTTCCAAGGTCACGGCCACCGCATGCACCACTGCGCCGATCTTCAGCGCGCTCTGCACGCCCTGCGCGGTGACCTCGTGCTGGCGGATCGTGCGCTCGTGCGAATCCATGCAGGCGCCGCAACCATTGATCTCCGACACCGCGAGCGAGGCCAGCTCGAAGGTGATCTTGTCGACGCCCGGGTTGCCCATCACGTTCATGCGCAGGCCGGCACGCAACTGGCCGTATTCGTCGTTGTGGATCAGGTGGGTGGCGCGATAGAAGATGTTGTTCATCGCCATGATCGCGGCAGCGGCCTTGGCGCCATTGACCTCTTCCTGCGACAACTGCTCGGCGGCGAACGCCTCGACCGCGCGGGTGAGCGGCAGATGGCGCGAAGCGATCGCCGAGGCCAGCGCGATGGCGCGGATCTGCTTGCCATCGAGTCCCGGCGAGCCGCTGTCGCTCAGCACCGAGTCGAGGTTGAGTTTCAGATCCTTGGCGTAATCGGGAAGCGTGTTGCGCAGGTCGGACAGGTTCATGCGGGATTCCTCGTGGGGGGGCGGGTTCCAATCCGCCGCCATTGCATCGCTGGCAAGCGGCGGATTGAAAGTGCCGGATCGAAGCCGGCCCTCCGCGTTGCGGTTGAAAAAAACGGAGGCGGCCGAAGCCGCCTCCGTACCCGCGTCGTTCGGGGAGGGAGCGCCGGCGAGGGGAGCGCCGGGCTGACGCGGGCAAGACTGTGCAGCGGTCAGTGGATCGAATCAGGCGACCTTGAGCGTCTCTTCGCCCTTGTGCCAGTTGCACGGGCACAACTCGTCGCTCTGCAGTGCGTCGAGCACGCGCAGCACTTCGTCGGGATTGCGGCCGACCGAACCGGCGGTGACATAGACGAACTGGATCTCGCCATTCGGGTCGACGATGAAGGTCGCGCGCTGCGCCACGCCGTCATCGCCGAGCACGCCGAGTGCGGACACGAGTTCACGCTTGATGTCGGCCAGCATCGGGAACGGCAGGTTGTTGAGGTCCTTATGGTGCGTACGCCAGGCGTGGTGCACGAACTCGCTGTCGGTCGATCCGGTCAGCAGCTGCGCGTCGCGGTCCTTGAACGCCTGGTCGAGCTTGGCGAAGCCGGTGATCTCGGTCGGGCAGACGAAGGTGAAATCCTTCGGGTAGAAGAACAGCACCAGCCACTTGCCCTTGTAGGTGTTGTTGTCGATGTCGACGAACGCGGTCTTGAGGTCGTTCGAGACGGTGGCCTTGAGCTTGAACTGGGGCAGCTTGTCGCCGACGGTCAGCATGGATGTTCTCCGGTACGGGGGAATGGATTGCAGGGATTTGCGAGGATGCCGCGGCGGTCGTTGCCCGGCGATGACGGACATTCTGGCGTCCGTCAGGAATTCATCAAGTCATTTGTTCCGATGGCAACAATAGGTATAGGCTATCGATGCCATGAACCTCCGCGACCTCCGCTACCTCGTCGCCCTCGCCGATCACCGGCATTTCGGCCGTGCCGCCGAAGCCAGCTTCGTCAGCCAGCCGACACTGTCGACCCAGATCCGCAAGCTCGAGGAAGAACTCGGCGTGCCGCTGGTCGAGCGCGCACCGCGCAAGGTGATGCTGACCCCGGCTGGCCTCGACATCGCCGAGCGCGCGCGCCGCATCGTGTCGGACGTCGAGCAGATGAAGGAAGCGGCGCGTCGCAGCCAGGACCCGGAAGCCGGCACCGTGCGGCTTGGCATGTTCCCGACGCTCGGCCCATACCTGCTGCCGCACGTGGTACCGCGGATCCGCGCGCGATTCCCGAAACTCGAATTGCTGCTGGTCGAGGAAAAGAGCGACGTGCTGCTGTCGCGCCTGCGAGAAGGCAAGCTCGACGCCGGCCTGCTGGCGTTGCCGCTCCACGACGACCAGCTGCATGTCGAATTCCTGTTCGAAGAACCCTTCCTGCTGGCCGTGCCCGAGTCGCACCCGCTGGCGCAGCGCGGTTCGCTGGCGCTGAAGGAACTGGCCAACGAACGCCTGCTGCTGCTCGAGGACGGCCACTGCCTGCGCGAACAGGCGCTCGACGTGTGCCAGCTTGCCGGCTCCGGCGAGAAGACCGGATTCCAGGCCACCAGCCTGGAGACGCTGCGGCAGATGGTCGCGGCCAACGTCGGCGTCACGTTGTTGCCGATGCTGGCGATCAAGCCGCCGGTCGCGCGTTCCGAGAACATCCGCCTGCTCGGCTTCCGCGATTCGCAACCGAGCCGGCAGATCGCGATGGTGTGGCGCAGGAGTTCGGCGATGGCCGGGTTCCTGCAGCGCTTGGCGCAGGTGTTCCGCGAGCTCCCGGACGGATTGTTGACGCCGGCACCGGTCGGGCCGGACTCGCGCGCGCAAAAGACGAAACCTGCAAAGGGCAAGACCCGATGAGCCTGCGCACGTGGATGTGGATTGCCTTGGCGCTGGCCGCGGGCGGCTGGTGGTACTCGTCGTCGTCGCCGCGCGCGTCCCTGCACGCGCACGCGCCTGCTGCGGCGACGCCGGGTGCACGGATTGACTGCCCGCCACCACCGCGCGCGGCACCAGGATCGGAACCGCTGCAGAGCGCTGTGCCGGGCACGCTGTCGTCATTCCGCCTCGCCGCCGCCGAACTGCGCCCGCTGGCCGGCTTCAGCCTCGATGCGCGCGTGCTGTCGCGCGAGGATTACGCACTGGGCCGCGAAGCCACGCTGTCGCCGACCGACTTGGCCCTGGGCTGGGGTCGCATGCGCGAGGACGCGGTGCTGTCTCGGCTCGACATCAGCCAGTCCGGCCGCTGGTACCAGTACCGCTGGCAGGGCGAACCGCCGTTGCCGCCGACGGAGATCGTCCGCTCCAGCGCCAACATGCACATGATCCCGGCCGATGCCGCCGCAGCGGCGGCCTTGGCCCGGGTGCGCGAAGGCGAGCGCGTGCGCATCGAAGGCTGGCTTGTGGAAGCGGTCGCGCCGGATGGCTGGCACTGGCGCAGCTCGACCACGCGCGACGACAGCGGCAATGGCGCCTGCGAACTGATCTACGTCTGCAGCATCACCAGCGAGTAGCGCTACACCGCGCAACTCACGCCGGTGCCGCCCAGCCCGCAATACCCGGCCGGGTTCTTCGACAGGTATTGCTGGTGCTCGTCTTCGGCGTAGTAGAACGTCGGCGCGGGAAAACGAATCTCCGTGGTGATGCCCCCGTGGCCGGCGGCACGCAGGCGTTGCTGGTAGGCGTCGCCACTGGCCACTGCGGCGTCGTATTGCGCCTGCGTGTCGCAATAGATCGCCGACCGGTACTGGGTACCGGCATCGTTGCCCTGGCGCATGCCCTGGGTCGGATCGTGGCTTTCCCAGAACAACCGCAGCAGCGCGTCGAAGGCCACCAGCGCCGGATCGTAGACCACCAGCACTGCTTCGGTGTGGCCGGTTTCGCCGGAACAGACTTCGCGATAGGTCGGATTGGGCGTATGGCCGCCGGAATATCCGACCGCGGTGGTGACCACGCCGGGCAGCGACCAGAACTTGCGCTCCGCACCCCAGAAGCAACCCATCCCGAACTGCACCCGCTGCAGGCCGTCGAACGCATCGCGTAACGGCCGTCCATGCACATGATGGACGTTGCGCAGCGGCATTTCCGTCGTGCGGCCGGGCAGCGCGTCCTGCGGCTGCGGCAACCGTTGCTTGTACGCGCCGATTCCAAGCATGTCGGTCCTCCATCGGGGTTCGATAGCAGATACGTGGGGGGCGGGCGTGGCGATTCAACTCGCGAATCGCGCATCACCTGCGCGTTCAGCAAAGCCCGGCCAACAAGATCAGCTGAATTTCGCCGGGGCCACGCAGACCTGGTTACGGCCAGCGCGCTTGGCGGCGTACAGCGCCTTGTCCGCGCGCTCGACCGCGGCTGCGGGCGCGTGCTCGTCGGGCAGGCGTGGCGCCACGCCGATGCTGACCGTGAGCCGGATCTGGGCACCGTTCCAGTCCAGCACCGCACGCTCGACCGCGGCGCGGACGCGTTCGCCAAGCCGTCTTGCGGCATCGGCGTCGCGGCCAGGCAGCAGCAGCAGGAATTCCTCGCCACCATAGCGGCCCAGCAGATCGCTGGGTTCGAGCTCTCTGCGTAGCACCGCCGACACATGGCGCAGGCAGGCGTCGCCGCAGGCATGGCCGTAGGTGTCGTTGATCGCCTTGAAATGGTCGAGGTCGGCGAACAACACCGACAGTGGCTTCGCGTTGCGATGCGCCTCGCTGAAACTGCGCGCCAGCCACAGGTCGATGGTGCGGCGGTTGAGCGCGCCGGTCATGGAATCCAGTTCGGCGGACCGGCGCAGGTTGGCCGCCATCATCGCTTCGTCGGCATGCACCACCGCCAGCCTGCCGAAAGCGCTGGCCAGGGTCAGGTCCTCATGGCTGAACTCGCGGCCATCGCGGCGCCGCAACAGCAGTACGCCCCAGGCCGGTGGACGCATCGGCAACGGCACCACTGCGTGCCACGACTGCGCATCCACGCCGGCGCCGCCCTCGGCCGCGTCATCGCGGTCGCGATCGCTCCCGCTGTCGCCGTCGAACTGCAGTTGCAGTGACGATTGCGCATTCGCGAGATCCTTGAGCATGGCCTGCCTGGACTCCAGCAGCGCGCCGTAACGGGACTTGCTCGAAGGCGGTTCGGCCAGCAGCAGGTCCAGACCATGGAATCCGTTCGCGATCAAGGCAGCGGCTTCCAGCTCCAGCAGGGGTCGCAACCGCTCGAAGACCAGCTTGAAGGCCGTCCACTCCATGTCGCCGGGCGGCAGGTCGCGCAATTGTTGCTGCAGGTCCACCACCAGGGTGGTGCGGGCCGCTTCGCGCTGCAGGCGCCGTTCGCTGTCGCCTCGCGCCATGCGTTCGTGGTCGCGCTCGGCGCGGACCCGGGCGATGCGGCCTATCAGGCCCATGGTCAACAGGAACGCATAGGCGGTCAGCGCCACCTGGTAGCCGTAGCGGGTCCAGAAATTGTCCGGGCCGATCCCATGCGCGGCCAGCTCACGCAGGCCGGCGGCGAGTACCAGCAGCCCGACCAGCAACAGGATCGGCAGACTGTTCCAAAGGCGCATGCGCACCGCGACCCCCGCCGCAGCTATGCCGTAGATCCCGGCACCGACCCAGCTCGCCGCGGATAACCAGCGCATCGGCCCCGGCCACCATGCCTGGTCGAGCAGGCACATTGCCGCCAGCAGCAGCAGGACGGCCACCATGCTGCCGCCGACATGCTGCAGTCGGGGTGCATGGACGCGCAATTCGGCATATCGCTGCGCAAGCCAGACCGACGCCGCGGCGCACATCAGCATCAGGGCCCACACGCCCTGCACGCCCCACTGCCCTGCCACGCGCAACCCGGGCACCGCGTACAGGTGCCCGTTGGCCGCAAGCAGGAATGCCAGGGCGCTGGCGGTGAACGCCAGCAGCGCGAGATAGGCGTGGTCGCGCACCGCGAGATACAACGACAGCGCCACCAGCGCCAGCACGCCCAGGCTGGCATAGATGGCGCTGACCAGCGCGACCAGGCGCTGTTGCACCTGCGCCGTCTCGGCGTGCGCGCGCAGCTGCGGGCGCAGCGTGATCGGGGCACTGCTGCGCGCGACGAGGTAAACGTCCGCCTGTTGCGCGCCATCGGGCAGGCCAAAGGTGAAGCCTGCCGGGAACAACGGCTCGGTCGGTTCGGGCAGGAAGAAATTGCGCGACGGCGTGCTTTCGCCGCCGCTCTCGATGCGCAGTTCCTCGACCATGTCGCGGTCCAGCCACAGCCGCCACGGTCCTTGCCCGAGTTGCTCCGGCAATTTCAGGCGGACGCGCACGGCCTCGCTGGCACCCCTCAGGACGATGCGGTCGCCTTTCATCGCCGCCCGCGTGGAAGTCACCGAACCGGGCTCCGGTTCGACCATGACCTCCATGTCTTGAGCTGCCACCGCCGTCCAGGACCATGGGCCGAGGAGCAGCAGCATGATGAGCCAGCGCGTCGGCATCGCACTCAGGCCGGGCTAGGCCATGGCATCGCCCGCGGAACGGGCTCGTCGCCGGTGTTTCCCAGCGACAGCGCCTCCACCACTGCCCGGGCTTCCGGCCAGCACGGCTCCGGCACGCAGACCGCGACCAGGCCGTACACGCCAAGTTCGCCGAGCCCGCCCAGCAACGCCTCGCCACGGATGAACACAGGGAGGCCCGCCGCTTCCAGTGCATGTCGCACCAGGTGGGCATCGATGACATGTGCTGCCTCGTACACGACCCGCATGGGTATCCCCTGCTGCCGCCCCCTGCAGGCATTAGCCATGTGCCCACGCTGGCTGTCAACCGGCATCCGGCCTTTGTCGGCGGCTGCTTTGGCACGGTCGGCTACACTTCCGTTTTGATTCCGACGCCCCGCGCAATGTCCGCATCTCCCCCATCCGCATCCCTCCCGTCGGCACCAGCGTCGGCCGAGCCGACCGCCGAAAAGAACGACTTCATCCGCCAGATCGTCCGCGACGATCTGAGGGCCGGTCGCCACGCGGCGCCGAAGACCCGCTTCCCGCCGGAACCCAACGGCTACCTGCACATCGGCCACGCCAAGGCGATCTGCCTGGATTTCGGCATCGCCGGCGAGTTCGGCGGCAGCTGCAACCTGCGCTTCGACGACACCAACCCGGCCAAGGAAGACCCCGAGTACGTCGCCGCGATCCAGGAGGACGTGCGCTGGCTCGGTTTCGAATGGCACGACCTGCGCCATGCCTCCGACTACTTCGAGGTGTTCCACCTCGCCGCCGAGAAGCTCATCCGCCAGGGCGACGCCTTCGTCTGCGACCTCAGCGCCGAGCAGGTGCGCGAATACCGCGGCTCGCTGACCGAACCGGGCCGCAACTCGCCCTTCCGCGAGCGCTCGGTCGAAGAGAACCTCGACCTGTTCGCGCGCATGCGCGACGGCGAATTCCCCGATGGCACGCGCACCCTGCGCGCGAAGATCGACATGGCCAGCGGCAACATCAACCTGCGCGACCCGGCGCTGTACCGGATCAAGCACGTCGCCCACCAGAACACCGGTGATGCGTGGCCGATTTACCCGATGTACGACTACGCGCACTCGCTCAGCGATGCGATCGAGGGCATCACCCATTCGCTGTGCACGCTCGAGTTCGAGGACCACCGCCCGCTGTACGACTGGTGCGTGGACAACGTCGACCTAGTCAACCATCCGGAACTGCTCAAGCCCCTTACTGACAAGGGTTTCCCGGTGGAAGCGGCCAAGCCGCGCCAGATCGAGTTCTCGCGGCTCAACATCAACTACACGGTGATGAGCAAGCGCAAGCTGATGACGCTGGTGCAGGAAGGCCTGGTCGACGGTTGGGACGACCCGCGCATGCCGAGCCTGCAGGGCATACGCCGCCGCGGCTATTCGCCGGCGAGCCTCCGCCTGTTCGCCGAACGCGTCGGCATCAGCAAGCAGAATTCGCTGACCGATTTCTCGATCCTCGAGAACTGCCTGCGCGAGGACCTCGACTCCGCCGCACCGCGGCGGATGGCGGTGGTCGATCCGTTGAAACTGGTGCTGATCAACCTGCCGGAAGCGCACGAGGAAACGCTGCACTTCAGCAACCATCCGAAGGACGAAACCTTCGGAATGCGCGACATTCCGTTCGCACGTGAGCTGTGGATCGAACGCGAGGATTTCGCCGAAGTGCCGCCGAAGGGCTGGAAGCGGCTTGTGCCGGGCGGCGACGTGCGCCTGCGTGGCGCCGGCATCGTGCGCTGCGATGAAGTCGTCAAGGACGCCGCCGGCAACATCATCGAACTGCGCGGCACGCTCGATCCCGAGTCACGCCCGGGCATGGCCGGTGCCGACCGCAAGGTCAAGGGCACGATCCACTGGGTCAGCGCGCGCCACGCGGTGCCTGCGGAAATCCGCCTGTACGACCGCCTGTTCGACGTGCCCGCCCCGGACGACGAGGCCGACGGCAAGACCTATCGCGACCACCTCAACGCGGATTCACGTCGGGTGGTGCACGGTTATGTCGAACCGGCCGCGGCCGAAGCGACACCCGAGCAGAACTTCCAGTTCGAGCGCCTCGGTTATTTTGTCGCCGATCGCCGCGACCACCACCGCGAGGCCCCGGTGTTCAACCGCAGCGTGACCCTGCGCGACACCTGGGCCGCAAAAGCCTGAGGAGCCCGCCGATGCGCGCGTTGATCATGATGATGTTGTTCGCCATCGCCGGCTGTGTCGCGCCTTCGCCTTCGACGCAGGCGAGTGCGGATGCGCCGCCAGTCGCCTCGCAAGCGCCGACCCCGCAACCATCGACCACGCGGGAGCCGCTACCTGTTGCCACACCGCAAAAGCCCAGGATCGGCCAGCCGGTCAAGATGCCGCCGATGAGCGACCCGCTGCCGCCGGAGCGCGTACAGGTGCCGTCGCCCGTGCGGGTCGTTCGCAGCTGCAGGGTCGACAGCGACTGCGTGGTCAAGAACATCGGCAACTGCTGCGGCTACTACCCGGCGTGCATCAACAAAGCCAGTCCAACCGATCCGGCCGGGGTAAAGGCGCAATGTACGCAGGGCGGCATGGCCTCGGCATGCGGTTTTCCAACGATCGAAGGCTGTCGCTGCGCCAACGGGCAGTGTATTGCCGGCGTTGCCGCACTCGACCCCAGCCAGGATCCGCCGGCTTCGGACCCGGTGCGCTGATGCTCTACGCACAGGTCCACCTCACCCTGCCGGCCTGGGTGCACGAATTGGTCGACACCGATCGCATCCATGCCGGTGACGACGACAAGGTCGCGCTGGCGATCGAGCTGTCGCGGCTGAACATCGAGGCCCGCAGCGGCGGGCCGTTCGGCGCTGCGATCTTCGGGCCGGACGATCGCATCCTTGCGGTCGGGGTCAACCGCGTGCTGCCGCACAACTGTTCGCTCGCGCACGCGGAGACCATGGCCTGCATGCTTGCGCAGCAACGCACGCAGCAGTCGAGGCTCAACGACATCGGCGGGCCGATCACGCTCGCCACCTCGGCGCAGCCGTGCTGCCAGTGCTATGGCGCCATGTTCTGGGCCGGCATCGACGCGCTGCTGATCGGTGCGCGTTCGGAGGACGTGATGCGCCTGACCGAGTTCGATGAAGGCCCGCTGCCGGCGGACTGGATCGGCGAACTGGAGAGCCGCGGCATCGCGGTCGTGCGCGACCTGCACCGCGACGCCGCCTGCGACGTGCTGCGCAGCTATGGCGAGCAGGGCGGGCAGTTTTATTGACGTCATGCCCGCCAACGGCGTGCCCGTGCATGGACTGCTGTGCTACTGCCGCGCCGGCTTCGAACCGGAACTGGCGGCCGAACTGACCACGCGCGCGGCCGCTGCCGGAGTCGGTGGCTACGCACGCACCGAGCGCGGCAGCGGTTACGTCGTGTTTGCGGGTGACAACGGCGACACGCTGTCGCGGGTGCTGCCCTGGCGCGGGCTGATCTTTGCGCGGCAGAAACTGGTACTGCTGGCCGAATTGCGCGGACTCGACGCGAAGGACCGGATCACGCCGATCGCCGCAGTGCTGGCGGATGGGTTCGCGAACACCGGACGCTTCGGCATGTTGCTGGTCGAGCACCCGGATTCCGACGCCGGAAAACCGCTGGCCGGGCTCGCGCGCAGCTTCGGCAATGCACTGCGTCCGGCGCTGCGCAAGCAGGGCCTGCTGTCGACCCGGGACGACGAATACCTGCCGCGCCTGCATGTCGTGTTCGTCGACGGCGACCATGCCTTCCTCGCCAGCAGCCATCCACTCGACAGCTCACCGTGGCCGTTGGGCATCCCGCGCTTGCGCGTGCATGCCGAAGCGCCGTCGCGGTCCGCACTCAAGCTTGAGGAAGCGTTGCTGGTGCTGCTCGACGAGGACGAACGCAAGCTGCTGCTGCGCGACAACATGCAGGCCGCCGACCTCGGCGCCGCCCCTGGCGGATGGTCGTGGGTACTGATGCGCCACGGCATGAAGGTCACCGCGGTCGACAACGGGCCGCTGCGCCAGAACCTGCTAGACAGCGGCCGCGTCGACCACCTGCGCGCCGACGGTTTCAGCTGGCAACCGAAACAGATGCTGGACTGGATGGTCTGCGACATGGTCGAGCAGCCGCGTCGCGTCGCCGCGCGCATGGCTGAATGGTTCCGCGAAGGCTGGTGCCGGCAGGCGGTATTCAACCTGAAGCTGCCTATGAAGAAGCGCTGGGACGAGACAACCTTGTGCCTCGACCTGTTCCAGCAGCAGGCACAACGGCCACTCACGATCCGCGCGCGCCAGCTCTACCACGATCGCGAGGAGATCACGGTCTTTGCGGCGATCGAGCGGAACCGCTAATCGCCTACTGCTACAGCCCGGCAGCGTGGCGCCACAGCGCACGCGCCAGCGGTGGCATGCGCCCCGCGACGCCGAGCATCGGCCCGCGCAACAGCGTCGCGAGCAGGTCGTCGTTGCTGAACACCCGGTTGATCGCGCTGAACGCATGTGCCGACGCCGCGTTGTCGCTCTTGCGAGTGCGCGCCCAGCGCGCGAGGCGCGATGCGGCAGCGTAATCGGCACGCCGCGATTGCGCGTGGCGGAAGCTGTCGCGCAATGCGGCGACATCGCGCAGGCCCAGGTTCACCCCCTGCCCGGCCAACGGATGCACGACGTGCGCGGCATCGCCGAGCAGCAGCACGCGGCCGTTGGCATAGTGGTCGACGAGTTGCCGCCGCAGCGGGAATGCCGCGCGTTGCGAGCGCAGCTGCAATGCACCGAGGCGCGCGCCGAAAGCCGCAGTGAGTTCGCGGTTGAAGCTGTCCTCGTCGAGGACGAGCACGCGCTGCGCCGCGATTTCCGGCAACGTCCATACGATCGAACTGGTGCAACCCGGCCGGTCGATTGGAGCATGGTCGTCGCGCTGGTCGGGATCAGCGAACGGCAGCAACGCCAACGGCCCACCCGGCAGGAACCGCTGCCATGCGGTATCCGCGTGCGGTTGTTCAGACGTGACGAACGCCACCACCCCGCGTTGCGCGTAATCGTGCGTGGTCGTGGTGATGCCCGCCAGTTCACGCACGGTCGAATCGGCGCCGTCGGCCGCCAGCACCAATCGCGCGTCGAGCACGCCATCGTCCAGTCGCAATCGCGCGCCGTCGTCGTGCTGCTCGAGTTCGACCACGCGCGCCGGGCAGTGCACGTGCACGCCGGCTGCCGCCAATGCCGACCACAGGCGGTCGACAAGCAGGCCGTGCTCGACGATCCAGCCAAGCTCGCGTCGCGCCAGGGCATCGGCGTCGAACGCCAGTTCGCCGTCGTCGGCAGCATCCCAGACCCGCATGCCGCGATAGGGTTGCACGCGCGCGGAGCGCACCGCGGCCCACACGCCGAGTTCGTCCAGCAACGCGGCGTTGTCGGGCGCGAACGCATATACGCGCAAGTCGCGCTGCGCGGCCGACCACGGCGATGGTTCCCGCGATTCGACCAATGCCACCTCGAGACCCAGTTTCGCCAGCGCCAGCGCGGCTGCGGTGCCGACCACGCCGCCGCCGACCACGGCGACATCGAGTCGGCCGCCATTCGGCCTGCTGCGACGGCTCATGCGGCGTCGCCCCGGCACAGTCGGGGCACTTCGCCGCGATAGCCCAGCGCACCGCCGACCAGCAACGCCTGCATCGATGGCGAATGGTCGAGCATCATCAGGCCGAGCCCGCGCAGTGGCCGCAACAATCGCGCCGGATTCGCGGTGAGTTTCGCCAGACCGTCGGAGAAGGCCAGCGTGCGTTCGCGATCCTCGCGCCGCCGCTGCGCGTATGCAGCAAGCAATGCCGCCGAACCCGGGTCGGTGCGATCCGTCTCGATCAATTCGGCCAGCGTCAGCGCGTCGCGCAGGCCGAGGTTGAACCCCTGCGCGCCGATCGGGTGCAAGGTCTGTGCGGCGTTACCGACCAACACCGCGCGCGTCGCAGTCGTGTGCCGCGCCACCACCCGTGTCACTGGATAGGTGCTGCGCGGTCCGCTGGCAAGGAAGCGGCCGACACGCCAGCCGAATGCCTGCTGCAGGCGCGCCAGCCATGCAGCCTCGTCCAGCGCCGCCACCGCAGCCGCGTCCTCGCGTGCTACGCCATGCACCACGCCGTAATGGCGGTCGCCGCGCGGCAGCAGCGCGGTCGGGCCGTCGTCGCCGAAACGTTCGTAGGCGATGCCTTCCGGGATGCGCTCGGCGCGCACGCGCGCCACGAACAGGGTCTGCCCGTAATCGTGCTCGTCCGCAGCGATCGCCAGTGCGGTACGCACGCCGCTGCGGGTGCCGTCGGCGGCGACCACCAACCGGGCGGACAACGTGCGCTCGCCATCCGCATCGACAATGCGAATGGCACGCAGGCCATCAATGGAGTCGCCAATGCCTGCGTCGACGAATCCGGTGAACCGCGCCGGCCGATAGCGGGTCACCCCACGCAACCCGGACAGGCGCGTTTCCAGCGCCTCGCCGAAATCGCGGGCGACCACGACCTGTCCGAACGCTTCACGCCCATGGTCGGCCGCATCCAGCTTGACCCGGCCGAAGTCGCCATTGCGACTGACATGGATGCGGCGGATCACGCCGGTCGGCGCGCGCAACTTCTGCAGCACGCCGAGCGCGGTGAGCGCATTGGTCGTGGCCTCGGCGAAACTCAGGTTGCGCTCGTCGAACACCTCCGGCAGTGCGCCGGGTGGCGTGGCTTCCACCAGGCCCACATCGAGGCCGAGCCGGTCGAGTGCGATCGCGAGGCTGGCGCCGACCAGGCCCCCGCCGATGATCACGACCTCATGCGTGTTGAAGTCGGATCGCGTGGCGTCAGGCGGCTGTGGCTGCATCGCGGGATGAAAGGCACCGGAACCGGGTGGGTTATGCTAACGGTTCCTGTTCGACCGCATGTCACCACGACGATGAATCGCCCCGCCTCGCTGTTCGCCCCCGGCCCGCTCGCACTCACCGGCCTGATCCTGCTCGCCGCGCTGACCCGGCTGTTGCCGCATCCGCCGAACTTCTCGCCGATCGAGGCGATCGCCCTGTTCGGTGGCGCCTATTTCGCATCGAGGCAATGGGCGCTGGTGGTGCCGCTGGTGGTGATGTTCCTGTCCGACCTCGCCCTCGGCCTGGTGAACGGCGGCATCTACTTCGACTATTTCGCCAGCGCCGGCTTCTGGCTGGTGTACGCGTGCATCGTGCTGTCGACGGTGCTCGGCTTCGGCCTGCGAGGCAAGGTCAGCGGCGGACGCGTGCTCGGTTATTCGCTTGTTGGCTCGGTGCTGTTCTTCATCGTGACCAATTTCGGCACATGGCTCGGTGGTTCGATGTACCCGCAGACCATGGCTGGCCTGGGTGCGGCCTATGTCGCGGGCATCCCGTTCTTCCAGTGGACGGTGCTCGGCACGTTGTTCTATTCGGCGTTGCTGTTCGGCGGTTTCGCGCTGCTGCGCCGCAAGGTACCGGCGCTGCGCGCGCAGACGGTTTAAACGACGCCCGCGATGGGCAATCGCCTCAGCAAGATCTACACCAAGACCGGCGACGACGGCACGACCGGTCTCGGCGACGGCACCCGCGTCGCCAAGGATTCGGCTCGGGTCTGCGCCTACGGCACGGTCGACGAGGCGAATTCGACCATCGGCCTGTTGCTCTCGACGGGCATCCCAGATGACGTCCGTGACCTGCTGACCACCGTGCAGCACCAGCTGTTCGACCTCGGTGGCGAGCTGTGCATCCCCGGCCATGCCGCGATCATGGAAGCGGACGTGGTCGCGCTCGAACAGCACCTCGACCGCTACAACGAAGCCTTGCCGCCGCTGAAGGATTTCATCCTGCCCGGTGGCGGCGAAGCCGGGGCGCGTTGCCACCTCGCCCGCACCATCGTCCGTCGTGCCGAGCGCGAGGCGGTGACGCTGTCGCATCACGACGCCGTGCGGCCGGAAGCGATCCGCTACCTCAATCGCCTGTCCGACCTGTTGTTCGTGCTGGCACGGGTGCTGGCCCGCGCCGACGGACAGGGCGAAGTGCTGTGGAAACACGACCGCCGCAAGGCCTGATGGCAGGCAACGATCCGACCAGGGATACAGCCATGCGGATCTACACCCATCCCGCTTGCCTCGCCCACGATACCGGCCCGCTTCACGCCGAACGTCCCGATCGGCTGATCGCCGTCAGCACCGCACTGCGCGACACCTTCCCGTCATTGGATTGGCGCGACGCACCACGCGCCAGTCGCGGCCAGTTGCTGCGCGTACATGCCGAATCGCTGCTGGCAACCGTGCTGGAGACACAACCTGCCACACGCGTCATGCTCGATCCCGACACCGTGCTCTCGCCGGCCTCGGCCGAAGCCGCACTACGCGCGGCCGGCGCCGCGGTGGCCGCCGTCGACGATGTGCTCCGCGGCGACACCAGGCGGGTTTTCTGCGCGGTGCGCCCACCCGGCCACCACGCCACCAGCGACACCGCGATGGGTTTCTGCCTGTTCAACAACCTCGCGGTCGCGGCGGCACAGGCGCTGTCGAAGCACGGGCTGGAGCGCGTGGCCATCGCCGATTTCGGTGACCCAGCTTTCTTGTACAAAGTTGGCATTATAAGAAAGCATTGCTTATCAATTTGTTGCAACGAACAGGTCACTATCAGTCAAAATAAAATCATTATTTGAAGCTTGGCGTAATCATGGTCATAGCTGTTTCCTGTGTGAAATTGTTATCCGCTCACAATTCCACACAACATACGAGCCGGAAGCATAAAGTGTAAAGCCTGGGGTGCCTAATGAGTGAGCTAACTCACATTAATTGCGTTGCGCTCACTGCCCGCTTTCCAGTCGGGAAACCTGTCGTGCCAGCTGCATTAATGAATCGGCCAACGCGCGGGGAGAGGCGGTTTGCGTATTGGGCGCTCGGTCTTGCCTTGCTCGTCGGTGATGTACTTCACCAGCTCCGCGAAGTCGCTCTTCTTGATGGAGCGCATGGGGACGTGCTTGGCAATCACGCGCACCCCCCGGCCGTTTTAGCGGCTAAAAAAGTCATGGCTCTGCCCTCGGGCGGACCACGCCCATCATGACCTTGCCAAGCTCGTCCTGCTTCTCTTCGATCTTCGCCAGCAGGGCGAGGATCGTGGCATCACCGAACCGCGCCGTGCGCGGGTCGTCGGTGAGCCAGAGTTTCAGCAGGCCGCCCAGGCGGCCCAGGTCGCCATTGATGCGGGCCAGCTCGCGGACGTGCTCATAGTCCACGACGCCCGTGATTTTGTAGCCCTGGCCGACGGCCAGCAGGTAGGCCGACAGGCTCATGCCGGCCGCCGCCGCCTTTTCCTCAATCGCTCTTCGTTCGTCTGGAAGGCAGTACACCTTGATAGGTGGGCTGCCCTTCCTGGTTGGCTTGGTTTCATCAGCCATCCGCTTGCCCTCATCTGTTACGCCGGCGGTAGCCGGCCAGCCTCGCAGAGCAGGATTCCCGTTGAGCACCGCCAGGTGCGAATAAGGGACAGTGAAGAAGGAACACCCGCTCGCGGGTGGGCCTACTTCACCTATCCTGCCCGGCTGACGCCGTTGGATACACCAAGGAAAGTCTACACGAACCCTTTGGCAAAATCCTGTATATCGTGCGAAAAAGGATGGATATACCGAAAAAATCGCTATAATGACCCCGAAGCAGGGTTATGCAGCGGAAAAGCGCCACGCTTCCCGAAGGGAGAAAGGCGGACAGGTATCCGGTAAGCGGCAGGGTCGGAACAGGAGAGCGCACGAGGGAGCTTCCAGGGGGAAACGCCTGGTATCTTTATAGTCCTGTCGGGTTTCGCCACCTCTGACTTGAGCGTCTATTTTTGTGATGCTCGTCAGGGGGGCGGAGCCTATGGAAAAACGCCAGCAACGCGGCCTTTTTACGGTTCCTGGCCTTTTGCTGGCCTTTTGCTCACATGTTCTTTCCTGCGTTATCCCCTGATTCTGTGGATAACCGTATTACCGCCTTTGAGTGAGCTGATACCGCTCGCCGCAGCCGAACGACCGAGCGCAGCGAGTCAGTGAGCGAGGAAGCGGAAGAGCGCCTTTCCGACGCTCACCGGGCTGGTTGCCCTCGCCGCTGGGCTGGCGGCCGTCTATGGCCCTGCAAACGCGCCAGAAACGCCGTCGAAGCCGTGTGCGAGACACCGCGGCCGCCGGCGTTGTGGATACCTCGCGGAAAACTTGGCCCTCACTGACAGATGAGGGGCGGACGTTGACACTTGAGGGGCCGACTCACCCGGCGCGGCGTTGACAGATGAGGGGCAGGCTCGATTTCGGCCGGCGACGTGGAGCTGGCCAGCCTCGCAAATCGGCGAAAACGCCTGATTTTACGCGAGTTTCCCACAGATGATGTGGACAAGCCTGGGGATAAGTGCCCTGCGGTATTGACACTTGAGGGGCGCGACTACTGACAGATGAGGGGCGCGATCCTTGACACTTGAGGGGCAGAGTGCTGACAGATGAGGGGCGCACCTATTGACATTTGAGGGGCTGTCCACAGGCAGAAAATCCAGCATTTGCAAGGGTTTCCGCCCGTTTTTCGGCCACCGCTAACCTGTCTTTTAACCTGCTTTTAAACCAATATTTATAAACCTTGTTTTTAACCAGGGCTGCGCCCTGTGCGCGTGACCGCGCACGCCGAAGGGGGGTGCCCCCCCTTCTCGAACCCTCCCGGCCCGCTAACGCGGGCCTCCCATCCCCCCAGGGGCTGCGCCCCTCGGCCGCGAACGGCCTCACCCCAAAAATGGCAGCGCTGGCAGTCCTTGCCATTGCCGGGATCGGGGCAGTAACGGGATGGGCGATCAGCCCGAGCGCGACGCCCGGAAGCATTGACGTGCCGCAGGTGCTGGCATCGACATTCAGCGACCAGGTGCCGGGCAGTGAGGGCGGCGACCTGGTGGGCGATGGCCGGTGTGGCCGGCATCATCGGCGCGATCCTGGCGGCGGCGGCAACCGGCTTTGTTGGGCTGGCAGTGTCGATCCGCAACCGAGTGAAGCGCGTGCGCGACCTGTTGGTGATGGAGCCGGGTGCAGAGCCATAAGCGGCAAGAGACGAAAGCCCGGTTTCCGGGCTTTTGTTTTGTTACGCCAAGGACGAGTTTTAGCGGCTAAAGGTGTTGACGTGCGAGAAATGTTTAGCTAAACTTCTCTCATGTGCTGGCGGCTGTCACCGCTATGTTCAACCAAGGCGCGGAGCAAATTATGGGTGTTATCCATGAAGAAACGGCTTACCGAAAGCCAGTTCCAGGAGGCGATCCAGGGGCTGGAAGTGGGGCAGCAGACCATCGAGATAGCGCGGGGCGTCTTAGTCGATGGGAAGCCACAGGCGACGTTCGCAACGTCGCTGGGACTGACCAGGGGCGCAGTGTCGCAAGCGGTGCATCGCGTGTGGGCCGCGTTCGAGGACAAGAACTTGCCCGAGGGGTACGCGCGGGTAACGGCGGTTCTGCCGGAACATCAGGCGTACATCGTCCGGAAGTGGGAAGCGGACGCCAAGAAAAAACAGGAAACCAAACGATGAAAACTTTGGTCACGGCCAACCAGAAAGGCGGCGTCGGCAAGACTTCGACCCTTGTGCATCTTGCCTTCGACTTTTTCGAGCGCGGCTTGCGGGTTGCCGTGATCGACCTGGACCCCCAGGGCAATGCGTCCTACACGCTCAAGGACTTTGCTACCGGCCTGCATGCAAGCAAGCTGTTCGGCGCTGTCCCTGCCGGCGGCTGGACCGAAACCGCACCCGCAGCCGGCGACGGCCAGGCCGCGCGCCTCGCCCTCATCGAGTCCAACCCGGTACTGGCGAACGCCGAACGGCTGTCGCTGGACGACGCCCGCGAGCTGTTCGGGGCGAACATCAAGGCCCTGGCGAACCAAGGCTTCGACGTGTGCCTGATCGACACGGCCCCGACCCTTGGCGTCGGCCTGGCGGCCGCCCTCTTCGCGGCCGACTATGTGCTGTCCCCCATCGAGCTTGAGGCGTACAGCATCCAGGGCATCAAGAAGATGGTCACGACCATTGCGAACGTGCGCCAGAAGAACGCCAAGCTGCAATTCCTTGGCATGGTGCCCAGCAAGGTCGATGCGCGGAATCCGCGCCACGCGCGCCACCAAGCCGAGCTGCTGGCCGCGTACCCCAAGATGATGATTCCGGCCACCGTTGGCCTGCGCAGCAGCATCGCCGATGCCCTCGCATCCGGTGTGCCGGTCTGGAAGATCAAGAAAACGGCCGCGCGCAAGGCATCGAAAGAGGTTCGCGCCCTGGCTGATTACGTGTTCACGAAGATGGAGATTTCCCAATGACTGCGGCTCAAGCCAAGACCACCAAGAAAAACACCGCTGCGGCCGCTCAGGAAGCCGCAGGCGCGGCGCAGCCGTCCGGCCTGGGGTTGGATAGCATCGGCGACCTGTCGAGCCTCCTGGACGCTCCTGCGGCGTCTCAGGGCGGTTCCGGCCCTATCGAGCTGGACCTGGACCTGATCGACGAAGATCCGCATCAGCCGCGGACGGCCGACAACCCCGGCTTTTCCCCGGAGAGCATCGCGGAAATCGGTGCCACGATCAAAGAGCGCGGGGTTTTCCGCCGAGGATGCCGAAACCATCGCAAGCCGCACCGTCATGCGTGCGCCCCGCGAAACCTTCCAGTCCGTCGGCTCGATGGTCCAGCAAGCTACGGCCAAGATCGAGCGCGACAGCGTGCAACTGGCTCCCCCTGCCCTGCCCGCGCCATCGGCCGCCGTGGAGCGTTCGCGTCGTCTCGAACAGGAGGCGGCAGGTTTGGCGAAGTCGATGACCATCGACACGCGAGGAACTATGACGACCAAGAAGCGAAAAACCGCCGGCGAGGACCTGGCAAAACAGGTCAGCGAGGCCAAGCAGGCCGCGTTGCTGAAACACACGAAGCAGCAGATCAAGGAAATGCAGCTTTCCTTGTTCGATATTGCGCCGTGGCCGGACACGATGCGAGCGATGCCAAACGACACGGCCCGCTCTGCCCTGTTCACCACGCGCAACAAGAAAATCCCGCGCGAGGCGCTGCAAAACAAGGTCATTTTCCACGTCAACAAGGACGTGAAGATCACCTACACCGGCGTCGAGCTGCGGGCCGACGATGACGAACTGGTGTGGCAGCAGGTGTTGGAGTACGCGAAGCGCACCCCTATCGGCGAGCCGATCACCTTCACGTTCTACGAGCTTTGCCAGGACCTGGGCTGGTCGATCAATGGCCGGTATTACACGAAGGCCGAGGAATGCCTGTCGCGCCTACAGGCGACGGCGATGGGCTTCACGTCCGACCGCGTTGGGCACCTGGAATCGGTGTCGCTGCTGCACCGCTTCCGCGTCCTGGACCGTGGCAAGAAAACGTCCCGTTGCCAGGTCCTGATCGACGAGGAAATCGTCGTGCTGTTTGCTGGCGACCACTACACGAAATTCATATGGGAGAAGTACCGCAAGCTGTCGCCGACGGCCCGACGGATGTTCGACTATTTCAGCTCGCACCGGGAGCCGTACCCGCTCAAGCTGGAAACCTTCCGCCTCATGTGCGGATCGGATTCCACCCGCGTGAAGAAGTGGCGCGAGCAGGTCGGCGAAGCCTGCGAAGAGTTGCGAGGCAGCGGCCTGGTGGAACACGCCTGGGTCAATGATGACCTGGTGCATTGCAAACGCTAGGGCCTTGTGGGGTCAGTTCCGGCTGGGGGTTCAGCAGCCAGCGCTTTACTGGCATTTCAGGAACAAGCGGGCACTGCTCGACGCACTTGCTTCGCTCAGTATCGCTCGGGACGCACGGCGCGCTCTACGAACTGCCGATAAACAGAGGATTAAAATTGACAATTGTGATTAAGGCTCAGATTCGACGGCTTGGAGCGGCCGACGTGCAGGATTTCCGCGAGATCCGATTGTCGGCCCTGAAGAAAGCTCCAGAGATGTTCGGGTCCGTTTACGAGCACGAGGAGAAAAAGCCCATGGAGGCGTTCGCTGAACGGTTGCGAGATGCCGTGGCATTCGGCGCCTACATCGACGGCGAGATCATTGGGCTGTCGGTCTTCAAACAGGAGGACGGCCCCAAGGACGCTCACAAGGCGCATCTGTCCGGCGTTTTCGTGGAGCCCGAACAGCGAGGCCGAGGGGTCGCCGGTATGCTGCTGCGGGCGTTGCCGGCGGGTTTATTGCTCGTGATGATCTTGGCAGTCACAGCATGCGCATATCCATGCTTCGACCATGCGCTCACAAAGTAGGTGAATGCGCAATGTAGTACCCACATCGTCATCGCTTTCCACTGCTCTCGCGAATAAAGATGGAAAATCAATCTCATGGTAATAGTCCATGAAAATCCTTGTATTCATAAATCCTCCAGGTAGCTATATGCAAATTGAAACAAAAGAGATGGTGATCTTTCTAAGAGATGATGGAATCTCCCTTCAGTATCCCGATGGTCAATGCGCTGGATATGGGATAGATGGGAATATGCTGATTTTTATGGGACAGAGTTGCGAACTGTTCCCAACTAAAATCATTTTGCACGATCAGCGCACTACGAACTTTACCCACAAATAGTCAGGTAATGAATCCTGATATAAAGACAGGTTGATAAATCAGTCTTCTACGCGCATCGCACGCGCACACCGTAGAAAGTCTTTCAGTTGTGAGCCTGGGCAAACCGTTAACTTTCGGCGGCTTTGCTGTGCGACAGGCTCACGTCTAAAAGGAAATAAATCATGGGTCATAAAATTATCACGTTGTCCGGCGCGGCGACGGATGTTCTGTATGCGCTGTTTTTCCGTGGCGCGTTGCTGTCTGGTGATCTGCCTTCTAAATCTGGCACAGCCGAATTGCGCGAGCTTGGTTTTGCTGAAACCAGACACACAGCAACTGAATACCAGAAAGAAAATCACTTTACCTTTCTGACATCAGAAGGGCAGAAATTTGCCGTTGAACACCTGGTCAATACGCGTTTTGGTGAGCAGCAATATTGCGCTTCGATGACGCTTGGCGTTGAGATTGATACCTCTGCTGCACAAAAGGCAATCGACGAGCTGGACCAGCGCATTCGTGACACCGTCTCCTTCGAACTTATTCGCAATGGAGTGTCATTCATCAAGGACGCCGCTATCGCAAATGGTGCTATCCACGCAGCGGCAATCGAAACACCTCAGCCGGTGACCAATATCTACAACATCAGCCTTGGTATCCAGCGTGATGAGCCAGCGCAGAACAAGGTAACCGTCAGTGCCGATAAGTTCAAAGTTAAACCTGGTGTTGATACCAACATTGAAACGTTGATCGAAAACGCGCTGAAAAACGCTGCTGAATGTGCGGCGCTGGATGTCACAAAGCAAATGGCAGCAGACAAGAAAGCGATGGATGAACTGGCTTCCTATGTCCGCACGGCCATCATGATGGAATGTTTCCCCGGTGGTGTTATCTGGCAGCAGTGCCGTCGATAGTATGCAATTGATAATTATTATCATTTGCGGGTCCTTTCCGGCGATCCGCCTTGTTACGGGGCGGCGACCTCGCGGGTTTTCGCTATTTATGAAAATTTTCCGGTTTAAGGCGTTTCCGTTCTTCTTCGTCATAACTTAATGTTTTTATTTAAAATACCCTCTGAAAAGAAAGGAAACGACAGGTGCTGAAAGCGAGCTTTTTGGCCTCTGTCGTTTCCTTTCTCTGTTTTTGTCCGTGGAATGAACAATGGAAGTCAACAAAAAGCAGCTGGCTGACATTTTCGGTGCGAGTATCCGTACCATTCAGAACTGGCAGGAACAGGGAATGCCCGTTCTGCGAGGCGGTGGCAAGGGTAATGAGGTGCTTTATGACTCTGCCGCCGTCATAAAATGGTATGCCGAAAGGGATGCTGAAATTGAGAACGAAAAGCTGCGCCGGGAGGTTGAAGAACTGCGGCAGGCCAGCGAGGCAGATCAGACGCTGAGTGCGCTTCAAATCATCGGCGTCCTGCTCGTGATCGGGAGTATCTGGCTGGGCCAACGTTCCAACCGCACTCCTAGGGCGCGTATAGCTTGCCGGAAGTCGCCTTGACCCGCATGGCATAGGCCTATCGTTTCCACGATCAGCGATCGGCTCGTTGCCCTGCGCCGCTCCAAAGCCCGCGACGCAGCGCCGGCAGGCAGAGCAAGTAGAGGGCAGCGCCTGCAATCCATGCCCACCCGTTCCACGTTGTTATAGAAGCCGCATAGATCGCCGTGAAGAGGAGGGGTCCGACGATCGAGGTCAGGCTGGTGAGCGCCGCCAGTGAGCCTTGCAGCTGCCCCTGACGTTCCTCATCCACCTGCCTGGACAACATTGCTTGCAGCGCCGGCATTCCGATGCCACCCGAAGCAAGCAGGACCATGATCGGGAACGCCATCCATCCCCGTGTCGCGAAGGCAAGCAGGATGTAGCCTGTGCCGTCGGCAATCATTCCGAGCATGAGTGCCCGCCTTTCGCCGAGCCGGGCGGCTACAGGGCCGGTGATCATTGCCTGGGCGAGTGAATGCAGAATGCCAAATGCGGCAAGCGAAATGCCGATCGTGGTCGCGTCCCAGTGAAAGCGATCCTCGCCGAAAATGACCCAAAGCGCGGCCGGCACCTGTCCGACAAGTTGCATGATGAAGAAGACCGCCATCAGGGCGGCGACGACGGTCATGCCCCGGGCCCACCGGAACGAAGCGAGCGGGTTGAGAGCCTCCCGGCGTAACGGCCGGCGTTCGCCTTTGTGCGACTCCGGCAAAAGGAAACAGCCCGTCAGGAAATTGAGGCCGTTCAAGGCTGCCGCGGCGAAGAACGGAGCGTGGGGGGAGAAACCGCCCATCAGCCCACCGAGCACAGGTCCCGCGACCATCCCGAACCCGAAACAGGCGCTCATGAAGCCGAAGTGCCGCGCGCGCTCATCGCCATCAGTGATATCGGCAATATAAGCGCCGGCTACCGCCCCAGTCGCCCCGGTGATGCCGGCCACGATCCGCCCGATATAGAGAACCCAAAGGAAAGGCGCTGTCGCCATGATGGCGTAGTCGACAGTGGCGCCGGCCAGCGAGACGAGCAAGATTGGCCGCCGCCCGAAACGATCCGACAGCGCGCCCAGCACAGGTGCGCAGGCAAATTGCACCAACGCATACAGCGCCAGCAGAATGCCATAGTGGGCGGTGACGTCGTTCGAGTGAACCAGATCGCGCAGGAGGCCCGGCAGCACCGGCATAATCAGGCCGATGCCGACAGCGTCGAGCGCGACAGTGCTCAGAATTACGATCAGGGGTATGTTGGGTTTCACGTCTGGCCTCCGGACCAGCCTCCGCTGGTCCGATTGAACGCGCGGATTCTTTATCACTGATAAGTTGGTGGACATATTATGTTTATCAGTGATAAAGTGTCAAGCATGACAAAGTTGCAGCCGAATACAGTGATCCGTGCCGCCCTGGACCTGTTGAACGAGGTCGGCGTAGACGGTCTGACGACACGCAAACTGGCGGAACGGTTGGGGGTTCAGCAGCCGGCGCTTTACTGGCACTTCAGGAACAAGCGGGCGCTGCTCGACGCACTGGCCGAAGCCATGCTGGCGGAGAATCATACGCATTCGGTGCCGAGAGCCGACGACGACTGGCGCTCATTTCTGATCGGGAATGCCCGCAGCTTCAGGCAGGCGCTGCTCGCCTACCGCGATGGCGCGCGCATCCATGCCGGCACGCGACCGGGCGCACCGCAGATGGAAACGGCCGACGCGCAGCTTCGCTTCCTCTGCGAGGCGGGTTTTTCGGCCGGGGACGCCGTCAATGCGCTGATGACAATCAGCTACTTCACTGTTGGGGCCGTGCTTGAGGAGCAGGCCGGCGACAGCGATGCCGGCGAGCGCGGCGGCACCGTTGAACAGGCTCCGCTCTCGCCGCTGTTGCGGGCCGCGATAGACGCCTTCGACGAAGCCGGTCCGGACGCAGCGTTCGAGCAGGGACTCGCGGTGATTGTCGATGGATTGGCGAAAAGGAGGCTCGTTGTCAGGAACGTTGAAGGACCGAGAAAGGGTGACGATTGATCAGGACCGCTGCCGGAGCGCAACCCACTCACTACAGCAGAGCCATGTAGACAACATCCCCTCCCCCTTTCCACCGCGTCAGACGCCCGTAGCAGCCCGCTACGGGCTTTTTCATGCCCTGCCCTAGCGTCCAAGCCTCACGGCCGCGCTCGGCCTCTCTGGCGGCCTTCTGGCGCTCTTCCGCTTCCTCGCTCACTGACTCGCTGCGCTCGGTCGTTCGGCTGCGGCGAGCGGTATCAGCTCACTCAAAGGCGGTAATACGGTTATCCACAGAATCAGGGGATAACGCAGGAAAGAACATGTGAGCAAAAGGCCAGCAAAAGGCCAGGAACCGTAAAAAGGCCGCGTTGCTGGCGTTTTTCCATAGGCTCCGCCCCCCTGACGAGCATCACAAAAATAGACGCTCAAGTCAGAGGTGGCGAAACCCGACAGGACTATAAAGATACCAGGCGTTTCCCCCTGGAAGCTCCCTCGTGCGCTCTCCTGTTCCGACCCTGCCGCTTACCGGATACCTGTCCGCCTTTCTCCCTTCGGGAAGCGTGGCGC